>Ga0155366_103_pt1 | contig 15809 bp, 14 predicted proteins | sample RifCSPhighO2_02_FD_106334 | JGI IMG/M metagenome (GOLD analysis project Ga0155366, IMG submission 106334) | Candidatus Zambryskibacteria bacterium RIFCSPHIGHO2_02_FULL_38_22
CTTGAAGTAAAATACATCAAAAACAAGCTGATGCAAATAATACACAGAAACCCAACTGTAAACTTAAAGAAAGTTTTATCAAAATACCGCATATAGAAATAATACCAAACTACCTTTTATTTCACCACCATCGGTGGATTTGGGTGTTTGAATTTGGAGATAATAAAGAGAACAAGTTTTGCGAGTAGAAAAGCAACTGCTCCAAGAATGATTGGCAGATAAATATGCTTCAGATCTCCAGAACCAAAAAATAATAGCGCTGGAACCAATAGCCAAATGGTCCATTTATTTTTGTTTCCTGAACCGAAAAGTTTAAATAGTAGGATTACAAAGAATATGTAGGCAAAGGGAAAACCTATTATAGACTGCCAAGCCTTTGTAGTACCAATCCATGCTCCTCCACCTAATGAACCGGGGATAAAATTATCATATAAACTACCAGAATACGGAGCTATGAAATAACTTAGCATTAAGACTGTCACGAGCAATAAAAAATTTTTTATAAAATTATTCATTTTAATTATTATTTACTAAATACTTCAGATCTTCTTTCATTAGGTTATGGGCTTGCATATTTATTTTACCTTTTTTCAAAAGCAAGTTCAATTCCTTTTCTAGTAATTTCAGAAGAATTTTATCTACCTTTTTCTCCCATTTGCCATTTCTCTTTTTCTCAAATTTAATTACCGCCTTGGCTTGCTTTATTAAACTATCTCTCACTTTTTTGTCGGTAATCCAACCTAAATCATAAGCTCCGTTGATATCATTTATCAAAACATCTAAAGTAACTTCCCTCTCCGGTTCCCAAATTTGAGGGTTTTCATTATCAACTTCTACATTTAAGTTTGTGACCTGGCCCGAAGTCGTAATCCCTATAACTTCTGTGGTAGTGGCAAATGTGTCAGAAATGTAGCTCGTAAGCACTCCGTATCTCCCTCCATTTCCAGTACCCTGAAGCTCAATTTTATATTTTCCATCAAGCGGATTAAGAATGGTTATGTATTCATCGTCAGTCTCAAATCCAGAATAGAACGCGAAAGGAATTTCATCATATTCAGTAGCATTTGAAAAGTTTTTGCCTATCTTCTTGCCATCTGGAGCAGTAATTACTACGTCTATTGGAGATAACAACTGAAGCATCAACATTTTTGAACTGAGATTAATACCACTATCGATATTTGTCTCTGATTCTTTGCCTGTGAGAATTTTAAATATTCTATTTTCAGCGACAGTAGGAATTCTATTATGAGAAGCTATTATTTCTTCACTGGCAATCCCATCTAGAGAAGAACCTAATTGAGTAACGGTATTATCACCTACCCCCTTTTCAAGACCGCCGTCTCCAATAATAGCTCCGAAACCTTCTGGTTCTCCATGTTCCCAAAATATAGCGTGATCGGTTGGGATAACTCTAATTATGCTTATTGTCTTATTTTCTCCAGAATTACCAACAATGTTGGTAACATCCACCCTTAAATTTAAAAGGGGTAGAATATTATTATTTAGACTTTCTAGAAATAAGTTCCGTGGATAGTTATTTGGATATTCTCTTACTATATCAGTACTGTTATCTTTTATATAATCAAAAACTGGTAGTAATTCTTGAACCGAAAGAATTGGCCTATTCCGAACATAGTTAAATATTGTTGAGTAACCATTCCTTAATGCTTCAGCTTCGAAGAATAGACTAGTGAGTATACCATCCAAACCTGACTCAAATTTACCAGCTTCCCATTGCAGATATGCTTTTGGTGCGCCGTTATGTGGCGTTCCTAAAAAAATAACTTGATCTACGTCATTTTGATATTGACCAGACTGAATATATTCGCGAGCCACCAGACCGCCCATAGAGTGGGCAACCAAATCCACTTTCGAGCAATCACAGGTCGTTTTTATTTCATTAATTTTATCTTTCAACAAATTGGCAGTGAGCACATTTGAGTCTCGCCATTCATAAGGAAAAGTAAAAAGGTCTTTACCTTCTTCATATCCATTTGCTCCAAGAGTAGCGATAAGGTCATCATAAGTGTGCAATATTGGATCAATGACTAATTTACCATTTTTGGTAGCGCTCCCCATAATCCCCGGAATAATAATAACCGGATCAATGGTTTGAGTTGGAGAAACATCCGTTATTGGCACCGGAGTAAAAGACATTGAATATTGTGTGGAAGGAGACATCAGATAATAATTTGTAAGAGAAACCCAATCTTTTGCTGTTAGTCTTGTAACATCCGTATGTGCATTCCACACTTCATTTATTCCTTCTTGTTTTATGATTATGGTAAATCCAGCCGAATCAAATTGAATATCAATCAAATACCAATCTGTTGGCTGATACCAATATAATGAAGGGGCGTCAATTGCCAGGAAATTTATTTTTTCAATGGGTGTACTTGTGGATCTTGGGTCTACATCTGTTATATAAATTCGTGGAGGATAGCCAGCGAAACAGCACCTATCGTGAGTATAAGTAAAAGTGAAATGTGTGTAACCGCCAACATAATCCTGTTTATAATTTTCAAGTCCTTGATATGTCGAACTTGCGGTCTGGTCTGGAGTAGAAGTTGATATTATTATACTGTCACCGAACAATACTTGTGGCTTTTCATCTATGGTATAAGGATGGGTGATTTCAGCACTTACTAGGTTTGATGAAAAGAAAAAACCGAAGGAAAATAAGGCTATAAAGATACTGGAAAAAATTACCCTTTTCATCTTTTAAAAATTTATAACGCTAAGCTATCACACGGCAAGTATTTTGCAAATAAAAAACCGACCAATACAAAAGCCCCGCGTGAGCGGGGCTTTTGCCGAGCATCCTCACTAACCGAAGTCGGTGAGAATCACAAGTGCTCTAATTACATTAAGGGAAGCTTACATCAGACGTTCTCCAATCTGTCTCACCAGACATGAAGGTTGAGGTTGAGAGAACTGAAGTAGAACTGACCCAGTTGATCTGTTCAAGACCTATGGCATATAGACCAGAGGCAGCAGCAGTACCAACGGTTGCCGTTCTTCCTTCAATCAAGTAAGTAACTGGGATAGTAACTTCGCTACCGTCAGGCAATGTACAAGACTGGGTAACACCTGTAGTACAGGTTGAAGGTACAGTGTAAGCAGTAGATGTAGAGTTACTTAAAGTAGTAACTGCAACACCGTTCCTGTACACAACGAAGCTACCGATTGACCCTGAAGGTCCGAACATAGCACCGGTTGTTGAACCGATAGTACCCAAGAGCAAATCTGCGCCTACAGCTTTGACCTTAACAGTAAAGCTTGCAGTCAAAGTTGAAGTAGCACCGGCAAGCTGTGAACCTTGAGGTGTATTTGCTGTAGTTATACTCTTAGAAACAAGAGTAATCTCAGGTCCGGCACTTCTGATACCAACTTCATTACCGGTAGCAGAACCAGTTTCAGTAATGCTGTCACCTGAAGAGTTTTCTGAAACTAAGTCAGCAGCTGCAGTTGTTGAAGCACTAGCGATGAAGCCTTCCGATAAAACATTAGCGTCTCTGACATCAACCTTAACAGTAAGAGTCTTGGTTGTGTCTTTAAGAACAGTGAAGTCGATGTCGGCGAATGTAGCCATATCAGTTGTTATAGCTGCATTGTCAAGTTCAGTTGAACCGTCAAAAAGGTAAGCGGTAGCAACAGTAGCGGCACCGGAATCACCTTGATCAACAACTCCAATTCTTATGTCAGTAACGAGAACATTGTCCTTCTCGGCTTTGAGGTCAAAGACCAAGACGGTCAATTTATCAAGTTCATCATTACCTGATCCACCGTCAGCAATGACATCTTGTTTCTTGGGAGTTGACGAGTTGAGTGATACTTTCAAGCTTGCACTGTCAGACAAAGTAGCGGCGATAGTAATAGATTTGGTAACATCTGTGCCTTCTGTTGGGCTGTACTGGTCAATACCAGCACCATCCACACCACGAACACCGCTGTCAGCTAATGTTATGACTTGCGGAGATTGAGCAGTGATATCAGCTGAATCAATGTTTGACCATAAATCAGCCTTTATATACATTTGCTTGGTGGTGTCTTTTGAAACTACATAGCTGAATCCAGAAAGGGTAGCATAGTAATTATTTGACTCCTTAACAACTGTTGAGGAGTTAAGATCTACTGATTTAATTACATTGCCATCTGTGTCTGTTAAATACAATGTTTTGTAAAAAGCAGTGTAAACCTTGGTATCAGTTCCAAGATCAATTTTTACCCTCTGAATAGCAATGTCTGAAGTCTTGGCCTGCGCTTTGAAGCCCAAGATAGCAGCCTTTGAGTCACCCTCATAAGCAGTTGACACTAGGCCAGCTGTTGAGTTGGTGACAGTCAAAGTACCTTCTACTCCAGGAGTAGTGATACCAGTTGAACCCGGAACAGTTCCAGGAACTACTGGGACGACTACCAAAGAGTTGACTTTAGCTCTGGTAATAGGACCGAAATATCCAACGGCTGGAGTAATTCCAACTGATGCTTGATATGCGGCCAAAGCAGATTTGGTCAAGTTACCGAAGTAACCCATAGCAACACCAGCAGGCATGGTAAGGAGTCCCTTACCTACGAGCCAAGTTTGCAAAGCAACGACATCTGATCCAGTTGAACCAACTGTTAAGTCAGTATTGAAGGTTGTAGCAGAACCTGCACCTGCGCCACCGGCGATTTGTGCTTGAAGTTGAGCGATCATAGCAAGCAAGCTATTGATCTGAGCTGTAAGTTCAGCAGTAGTTTGAGCGGAAGCAGGAATTGCTATCATGCTCAAAACCATCGAGAAAGCTACAGCGCTTGTGAACAATTTTGATTTTAATTTCATAAATTTGAATTCGTCTGAAACTTTATTTTTATTTTAAATTTTTTATAAAGTATCAAACGATTATTAAGTAAGTAGTCATTCTTGCGAACAAAGACTCACTTAAACTAATAAATATTAAACTAATAAATGACAAATTTTAACTAACCCTATAATTTCTTTAATCGACAAGAAACCACAGATTTAGTAACGAAAGGAATTTTACCGCCTTAACCCAAGCTTCTCAAACGAAACATGTGGATAAGGTGATTAGCTCAAGTATTGCATATTTGATAAATATGGTCAACTCATTGATAACCCCCCTTACCTTAGGGAGAGTTCCGATAGATTATGTGACAATAGAATATTTACTCCACCTTCTTTCCCCTATTTTCTTTATTTTGTTTTCATTTATAAGCGATATCAGCTCTCTTTGAACCGTTTTTTCACTACAACCGATGATATTTGGCACTATATCTTTTATGCTGACATTATTATGTCCTTTAATAAATTCCAGTATAGTATTTTTTCTTAAATCCTTTCTCTTGTGTCCGTTACCGTTTTTCCCTCCATTTTCTTTGCCATTTGTCTGCATATTTCTCATTTCACCTCCGTATAATAGATTATCTTTAACACCATATCTAAAATTCGTTTTCTCCAGATTATTGTTAGTATTTAAAATTTGAGATTGTTCAAATATACTCCTAACAGAAAGGTTTTTATTGTCCTCAAATTTTTCGGTAAATTTCCCAAGCTCTAAAATAAAAGATTTAAATTCTTCTTTAAGGATACCGGCATTCATTTTAGATATAAGACCAGCTATAGAAGCTATATCAAGCATAGACATCAGCTCTAAAGAATTTTTTTCAATATTTTCTGTCAATTTTTTGGCATATCCAAAATCAGTGTCTTTTAAATTAACAGACATAGAAACAAGTTCAAGGGACAAATTTTTTATCTTTGTCCTCAACTCTTCATCTTGATCCATTACATTAGAAATCATAAAAACTGCAGCTGCTAACCTGTAAGATCTATTATATATATTTAGAAAATCTATGTTTTTTTGAATTATTTCATTCATATGAGACATATTAATATTGTCTTATATATTTTATGTCCTTTACATTATATATTATAAGACTAAAAGTGTCAACCAAGCACTTTATGACTTTATTGATAAGAATATTCTGTCTTTTATAATAAGTCAATCCCATTAAAGGTAAGAAATTGTTTATAACAATTTATTCCGAAACATAAGTTTCGGACCTCTAACAGGATTGGCCTTAAATTCACTTTTAAAAAGTATGGAGAAGCTCAAATATGTTACTATTTAGGCATGGCAAGAAAAAAGAAGGAAAACAAAGATACAGAATCCGGGTCAATAAAATTGAAAGGTGAGACTGTATCCTGGATATTTGCGGTATCCTTCTTTGTTTTGTTTATTATCCTTATGCTGGCACCTTTGAAAATGGCTGGAGACTTGGGAAATAAGCTGTATAACATCTTAAAAATTTTATTTGGATTGGGTTATTTTCTACTACCGGTTTTATCTCTCCTTCTCTCGATTTCTTTTGCAAAATCTATCAAACATTCCTTCGGTGTAACTCGCGCACTTGGATCTGCGCTTTTCTTTTTATCTTCTTTGGCCCTTCTGGATTTAACTTTTTATGGCAAAGGCGGCCTCATTGGAAAAATCCTCCACCAACCATTAGTAAAATTGTTTGATGTTTATGCCACTTCTGTTATTTTAGGAGCTCTCATTATTATAGGAATGATAGTTATTCTCGATACAGCTATAAATTTTTCTTTTATTTTAGATATATTTAGAAAAAAGAAAGAAGACGAAGATGAAGAAAAGGAAGTGAAAATATTGGATAGCAACGAACCAAAAGATAACTACCAAGAAAAAATTGTTCCACAAGCCGTACCAATATTAAGCAAGAAACTGATTTTAACCGAAGATGATAACGATTTTGGAATCAAGAATAACATCTCATTTAAACCTTATACCCCTCCCCCACTTTCTCTTTTGGAAAGAGATAAAGGTAAACCAGAAGTGGGAGACATAAAAGCAAATTCAAATATTATAAAAAGAACTTTGCAAAATTTTGGCATTATTGTTGAGATGGATGAGATATCTATTGGTCCGTCTGTTACCAGATACGCTTTGAAACCGGCAGAGGGAGTCAAACTTTCTAAAATTTTGGGGCTTCAGAATAATTTGGAATTAGCCTTGGCGGCTCATCCGGTACGTATAGAAGCACCTATCCCAGGCAAATCCTTGGTCGGCATTGAAATACCCAACAGTATAAAAACTTTGGTAGGGCTTGGATCCCTCCTCTCTCAAAGCGGTTACAAAGATTCTGAAAAATCTCTCATGGTAGCTTTGGGTAAAAGCATATCCGGAGCTTCTATTTTTGCCAACATTGCCAAGATGCCCCATCTCCTTATTGCCGGAGCGACCGGCAGTGGAAAGTCTGTAACCATACATGCGATTATTAATTCTCTACTCTTTCGTAATTCTCCAGAAAATCTAAAATTTATAATGATAGACCCCAAAAGAGTCGAATTAACCCAATACAATAAAATACCTCACCTTTTGACTCCGGTTATCACAGATGCCAAAAAAGTTATTATGTCTTTAAAATGGGCTTCCAAAGAAATGGATCGCCGTTATGATGTATTAGAAAAAAATAAAGTCAGGGATATAGAGTCTTACCACAAAAATATTTTATCTCCCGCTTTAGAAAAATTCAGAAAAAACCAGCCACACAAGTCGACCGATAGCGGAAGCAATCCTCCAGACCTCATGCCTTACATAGTGATAGTGATAGATGAGCTTGCCGACATAATGCAAGCATATCCAAGAGAACTTGAGTCGGCAGTCATACGTTTGGCTCAAATGAGCAGAGCCGTCGGCATCCACCTCATACTCTCGACCCAAAGGCCAAGTGTCAATGTTATAACCGGTCTTATAAAAGCAAACATACCAGCTCGTATTGCTTTGCAAGTGGCTTCCCAATTTGATTCCCGAACGATACTTGATAATGCGGGAGCTGAAAAGTTGCTAGGAGCCGGAGATATGCTTTACATTTCCGGGGAAATGTCTAAGCCGATTAGGCTCCAGTCCCCTTTTATATCAGAGGTAGAAGTCAAAAAAGTGGTAGAGTACCTGGTGAAAAATGCGGAAAACGAAATACCGACTGAAATAAATTTAGAAGCGGATCATTCTAAAAATATCCTCTTCGAATCACTTACAGGAAGAGGAGGCGAGGCAGAGGATGATTTATATGAGGAGGCCAGGGAAATAGTGATACAAGCAGGAAAGGCTTCTACTTCATATTTGCAAAGGAAGCTGCGTATAGGATATGCTAGGGCTGCAAGACTGATGGATATTTTAGAAGAGAACGGAGTTATTGGCCAAGGTGATGGGGCCAAACCAAGAGACGTCCTTATAAAGCCAGAAGGTAACCTGCCCCACACTAACACAGACGAGACACGGGCAGAATTTACACCAGACCAAGATAAAGATTCAGAAAATGAACATATTTAAAAATAAAAAATATGAGTTTGAAGGAGGATTTAATGTCAGACGTTTTTTAATTATTCTTTCTGTTTTTTTACTTGTCTCTTACGGACTATTCAATGCCAGGAATTTGATAATCGGGCCAACCATAGAAATATTCAGTCCAACGAAAGATATTGAAACCAAAGATAATACTATCAACGTAAAAGGCAGAGCAAAAAATATAACTTTTATAAGTCTCAACGAGAGGCCTATATTTGTTGACGTAGATGGATTATTTGAAGAGAAATTGCTACTATCTCCAGGGTCAAATATAATAGAAATTAAAGCTAGAGACCGATTTAAAAAAGAGACTGAAAAGATTATAAATATTTATTATAAACAAAGTGCGGCTATCAGTACAACTACTAATGAAAGTTAAAATATCATGAAAAAAGGAAAAACAGCCCTGCCTACCGGCAGGCAGGCAAAAAACGAAACGGTGGAGAAAAAGGATTATTCCGGAGTGGAAGACGCCGTCAGAGAAATAAAAACAAAATTCGGAGATGATTCTATAATGATGCTTGGCGACAAGCCTCATGTAGACGTTAACTCCATTCCCACCGGGTCAATCGGCTTGGACGCGGCTCTCGGAGTAGGAGGTGTGCCAAGAGGTAGGATCATAGAAATATTTGGGCCGGAGTCAAGTGGCAAGACAACCTTGGCTCTGCATATTATAGCTGAAGCTCAAAAACTTGACGGGATTTGCGCCTTTATAGATGCCGAGCATGCCATGGACCCTGAGTATTCTCAAAAACTAGGAGTAAAGATAGACCAACTTCTCATCTCCCAACCGGATAATGGCGAGCAGGCACTTGATATCGTAGAATCATTGGTTCGTTCCGGCAAAATAGACGTTATTGTTGTTGATTCAGTAGCGGCACTAACACCAAAAGATGAAATCGAGGGTGATATGGGAGCTTATCATGTCGGTAAGCAGGCCAGGCTTATGTCTCAGGCTTTACGTAAGTTGACAGCCATTGTCGCTAAATCAAAAACCGTTGTTATTTTTATCAATCAAATAAGAATGCAGATCGGGGTAATGTTTGGAAATCCGGAAACCACTCCCGGAGGCAAAGCATTAAAATTTTACACCAGTGTCAGGCTTGATATAAGGAGAATCGCTCAAATAAAGAAAGGTGATGAAATAATGGGTGGCAGGATTAGGGTCAAAGTGGTAAAAAACAAAGTAGCCGCCCCATTTAAACAAACTGAATTTGACCTGATGTATAACGAAGGTATTTCAAAAGAAGGAGAGATAATAGCTTTAGGAGAAAAAATGGGAATCATACATAAATCTGGAAACAGCTATGGTTATCTCCCTGCCGGAGCTAATGCAAAAGACGAGGTAAAACTCGGCCGCGGCTATGATGCCACCCGCCAGTTTTTGAAAGACAAAACCAATAAAAAAATTGCCGAAGAAATTTTGAAACTCATCCGCAAAAAACTTATAGAAAACGGCGGGTCAATCGTACCAGTCAAAAATGAGAGTGAAGAAACTGATAGTGAAAAATAAGAAAAAATAAAAACAAGGAACCGCCGGAGCAGTTCCCTGCTCTCGGCGGTTATTTCGCGGCTTCCAAAAGAAGCCTCTGCAAATCTTCCGGATTACAGTTCTGAAGGGCTTTCGCAACAAGTGGAATTACAATCGATGGATTCCCATTGAAACGACCAGCGCCACCGTGAGACCATGCCAATTCCGTGGCACCTTCGAGAATTTTCTTCAATTTATCCAGGTCCATTTTATGTTACCTCTACTCCCAATTATACACCCATATACTTTATTTGTCAAGTGGATTTTATGGCTTAAATAGGCTATATTTTGCTAGCAATGCTTGAATATAGTGAAATAACAATCGGAAAAATAATCATATTTGATGGTGAACCGTGGGAAGTCGTAGCAAGCCACGTCTTCCGCAAACAACAACGAAAGCCGGTCAATGCCACTAAACTGCGCAACTTGATCACCGGCAGGGTTACAGAATATTCTTTCCATCAATCGGAAAAGGCTGAAGAAGCTGATATTGAAACCAAAAATATAAAATTTATTTATGCTCAAAAGGGAGATTATTGGTTCCACGAAGAAGGCGACCCTTCCAAAAGATTTGCTTTAAAAGAAGAGCAGATGAGTGGTGGTGTAAAATTTTTAAAAAAAGACTCTATGGCAAAAGCCATGGTATTCCAAGAAAAAATAATCGGGGTTAAGTTCCCCATAAAAGTAGAGCTCAAAGTGATTGAAGCGCCGCCAAACATGAAGGGCAACACTGCTCAAGGAGGCAACAAGGTTGTAAAAGTGGAGACTGGTGCTTCCGTCAACGCTCCCCTTTTTATAGAAGAAGGTGATACTATCGTCATCAATACCGAAAACGGAGAGTACGTCGAACGAGTATAAAAAATCACAAACAAATTTTGAGCCGTGAGGGTCCTGTGAGCAAAGCGAACGGGGTGAAGCGGATAAAATTTATTTGTGATTTTTTAGATTATCTGCTCAAATACGGGAGTAGTGCCATAAAGCGAGCGCGTTTGACCGCTACAGAAAGTTTCTTCTGGTATTCGGTAGAAACACCGGTTTTCTTTTTGGAAAGAATCCTAGAATGAGGATTGAGGAACTTTTTTAAAAGCTCAATGTCTTTATAATCAATGTGTTTAATACCGTTTTGCTTGAAGTAACAAGTTTGTTTGGTTGTCATGTTTTTTATTTGTTATATTTTCTCTCCCATCTCCCCTCTCCTGCTTCTAGGAGAGGGGCTGGGGGTGAGGTTTTTAAAATGGTATGTCTTCAGAATTTATTTCTTCTTCTGGATATTCAATAGCTGGAGCTTCTCCTGTCTGCGCAGACAGGTCTTTTTCTTTAGGCTTATCTCCAGAAGCTTTTTGCTCATAAGAACCACCGCCGCCACTCTTTGGTCCAAATTGTATTCTATCAGCCACGATTTCTGTTCTGTATCTTTTAGTGCCATCTTTAGCATCCCAACTTCTGGTCTGGATTCTACCTTCCAAAAAAATACCGCTGCCTTTGTGAAGATATTGCTTTACTATTTCTGCTTGTCTGCCAAAAACCACAATGTTGTGGTAATCCACTGACTCTTGTTTGGCGCCATTTTTATCTTTCCAAACACGATTAGTAGCTACCCCAAATTCGCATACCTGAGCCCCGGATGGCAAGGATTTCAACTCTGGATCTCTAGTCAAATTTCCGTAGATGATTGCTTTGTTGATATACATGTTGTTGTTTAAAGTTATAAAGTTTAATTAATAATAAGTTGGTCAATACTTTTATCTATTTCTGCTTCCGAGGCCTTCACCTTTTCTATGTGTTCCACCTTTTTTTCTTCTTTACTGCTGTTTTCTTTTTTAAACATAGGTATCTTAGGGGCATGCATAGTATCTTCTTTAACAGTCTTAATAATTATAAATCTCAAAATATTTATCAGATTTTCAATCTTGCTTTTTATGTTTGATATTTGTGATGGGTCTGCCTCAAATTTTACCCAGCCGAAATAAGCTTTATTAAATTTCTGCTTTTTAGAATCAATATTTTTTGAAATATCGTAAGCAAGAACTACCATTTTGGGCACTCCTTCCGAAACAACAACTCCCTCGTTTTCCTCGACTATAGATTTTATTTGCAATAACTGGACCAAGACTTCTGATTCTTCAACATTTGGCAAAAGATGGTAACCGATTTCGTAAATTAGATTATCATTTTCATTCATAAATTAGTTCAGGTGGGACCTCTCGCAAAGCGAGATAATGGAGGCAATTATAATAAAACGCCTCTGACCCGAACAGCCATCACTCTATCACACTCTAAATAAAAAGCAAAATTAGACCCCAAAAACTCTTTTAAAATTTTCTACAATAGAGTCGTTCAAAACATACATATTTTCAGTTCTTATTTCTGCTAATTTTTTTACTACTTCAACAACATAAGCTGGCTCATTTCTTTTGCCTCTAAACGGCACGGGGGCAACAAATGGTGCATCTGTTTCAGACATTATCATGTTAAGTGGAACAAACTTAACAGCTTCATCGTATTCGTGAGTAAAAGTAACAACTCCAGAAAAAGAGGCGGTAAAACTGATGTCCAAAAATCTTTTTAGAATTTCAGTATTGCCAACATAAAAATGAGCGTTGCCTTTCAATTTTGATCCGTGTATTTTATTGTAACTCTCCAAAATTTCCAGGGAGTCAAAATACGCATCGTATGGGATCTTATCCCCCGGGCGAATGTGGAGCATAAGAGGCTTTTCTACTTCCAAAGCCAGGTCAATCTGCGCTTCGAATAACTTTTTCTGCAACTTTTTTGTTTCTTTGCTGTTTTCTCCCAGACGAAAATAATCAAGTCCGCACTCGCCTATAGCCACCACTTTTGGCTCTCTGGCAAGTTCTTCTATCCTCTCATCAAACCCATCTCCCATATTTTCAGGATGCTGACCGACACAAGCCCAAATGTTTTTATTTTGCTTCGCAATTTCAACCGCTTTTTTTGAAGTCTCAAAATCAACTCCTATAGTGATTGCCCCGACTTCGTTTTCTTTCATTCTTGCCAAAACCCCTTCTCTGTCCGAGTCATAATCCGGAAAATCCAAATGACAGTGTATATCTACATATTTCATTTAATCTTTCCTTGCAAATAAAGGGGTTTCTGGAGATTTATTTTCTTTGATTAGTTTTTCAATTTTTTCCGCAGTATTTGGAAGAAACGGTCTCAACATAATAGAAATTCTGATTAAATACAGGAGTAATGTTTTAATATCAATTTCTGCTTTAGTTCTATTCGTTTTTATTGTCTTAAATGGTTGCTCAGTTTGAATCAAATTATCAGCTATAGAAATATTTTTCCATATAATATCCAATGCTTTATTTATTTCATATTTATCAAGATATTGTAATAATTCAAGATAAGGAAATGGTTTTTCAAAATCCTGTAAATCAATTTCTCTAGCTTTAATATTATTTACTTCTGCCATTTTCATTATTCGAGAGACAAGATTGCCTATGCCATTTGCAAGTTTTGCATTGTATGTCTGTTTGATTAAATCCATTGAGACCGGGCTGTCTTCAAACATTGAAGTTTCGGCGCAAACAAAATAACGCAGAGCCTCTGCTCCATATTTCTTCACTACTTCATAAGGGTCAACAGTATTACCCGTAGATTTTGACATTTTCACCCCACCTTCACCTATAAGAAATCCGTCGATAACAATCTGGTGAGAATGAGGCAGTCCGACCGAAAGGAGCATGGCCTGCCACATTGCCGACTGCATCCGAATATTATCCTTACCGCAATATTGAGTCGGAGTGCCGTTTGTCCAAAATTTTTCAAAATTATTTTTATCTTCTGGCCATCCTAAAGTGGAAATATAATTAACGAGTGCGTCAAACCAAACATACATCACCTGTTCCTGATCCCCTGGCACCGATATACCCCATGACATTTTGGATTTAAGTCGAGAAATAGAAAAATCCTCTAATCCCCTTTCCACGAAAGATTTTATTTCATTAAAACGGAAATTTGGTACCACAAAATTTGGCTGTTTACTGTACAAATCGAGAAGCTGTTTTTGAAAAGCAGAAAATTTAAAAAAGTAATTTTCTTCATCTATAAGCTCTATCTCTAGATTTGGATGAATAGGGCACTTCCCATCTACCAATTCCGAATCTGTTTTTTCTAATTCACAACCAACACAGTATTTTATTTTGTAAGATTTTTTATAAATAAAACCATTTTGGTTACAAATTTTCCAAAATTCTTGAGCGGCTTTTATATGATGCTCATCTGTAGTTCTAATAAAATGCACATCCAGTGAAATTTGAAGCAGATTTATAAGTCCACGAAACCTTCCTACCAATTCATCGACAAATACTTGAGGATTTTTATTTGTTTCAAGAGCTTTTTGATAAATTTTTTGCCCATGTTCGTCAGTACCGGTATTAAAAAATACCTCGAAACCTTGAAGTTTTTTGGCTCTAGCAATAACATCCGCCCTTATGATCTCCATGGCAAAACCAACATGCGGATCGGCATTCACATAAGGCAAAGTAGTGGTTATGTAAAATGTTTTAGACACAAGAAAAGAATACTATTCGGTGGCAGTGTTGCGCAAGCGTTCGGCTTCAACAATTTTATTTTGCTCTACATCGTTTAAAAATTCTATAAGCATGGTGGCCACAGGCACTGAGATTAAAAGGCCGACAAAACCAGCCAATTTATAACCGACTATAAGAGCAAGGATGGAGATGAGTGGTGGTACTCCGACGATTTTACGTACCACTAGCGGGTAAATAAGTTGATTTTCAAATTGATGAATAATAATATAAAGACCGATAACCATAAGAGCAGGAGTCATGCCACTTGTAACCAAAGTCAACGTTACCGCCGGTATAGCGGCAAGAATAGGTCCAAAAAGAGGAATGATTTCAAACACACCAGCCACCACCGCGAGCAAGAGAGCATTATCAACTCTAAGTAAAGTCAATCCCAGAAATACAAGCATGGCTATGATAATAGCCAATATTATTTGCCCTTGCATCCAAAGGCCGATTTTGTGTTGAGACCTTTTCCACAAGTTTAAAATGTATTTTTCATTTTTGGCGGGAGTAACAATGCGTAGAAAATTTGAAATCCCATCGGATTCAACCGACAAATAAAAAGATAGGACTATCGTCAGAAGGAAACTCAGAATGCCCCCAAAAGCTATACTAGCAGTGGAGAAAAACCCCTCTGAAAAACTAGATACAGTAGTATTTATTTGCTCAACTATTTGAGAAAGAGAAAAGGTTTCGGAAAATCCTTGTATAGCCGAATTTGAAGACAAAAAGTCATTACTTTGTAGAGGATTCCAAACTTGAAGCTCCCCCAAATACCCAGGTAGTGTTGATAGAAAAGTAGCTGATTGATTCAAGATAGGTAAAAACAGAAAATAGAAGATTAGAACTAATACCATTACAGCGACAAAATATATAAGGAGAACTGCCAAAATTCTCGGCACCCCCCGACGCAAGAACCATCGAGTCCCCGGCTCTACGGCAGAAGCAATGATAATAGCAAGTATAACAACCAATACCACATCGCGTAGATAATAAAATACAACAAAAGCTAAGGCGATGAGTATACCTTTTATAATAGTGCCGGAGCTGATCTGTATTATTTTATCACTTGAACTGATCGCCATACCTTTAAATATATCACAATTTATTAAAATTTATCTTTAAAATATGATACCAGATCACTTTCTGACACTCTTTCTTGTTTACCAGTATCACGATTGCGGACTGTAACAGTCTGGTCCCCGCCTGCGCGGGCAGGTTTTTCAATTGTATCAAAATCGATAGTAATACAAAAAGGAGTGCCGATTTCATCTTGTCTGCGATAGCGCTTGCCTATATTGCCATTATCGTCAAATTCAACCGCTCCAAATTCTTTTTTAAGTTTTTGGTATA
>Ga0155366_110_pt1 | contig 15770 bp, 14 predicted proteins | sample RifCSPhighO2_02_FD_106334 | JGI IMG/M metagenome (GOLD analysis project Ga0155366, IMG submission 106334) | Candidatus Zambryskibacteria bacterium RIFCSPHIGHO2_02_FULL_38_22
CATCTATGATAGTTTCAACAACTTCCTCGGCTTGAACCTTTGTGCCGTTAAGTTTTGCATGTACGGCATCGGCTAAATCTGCTTTATTCATTTTTTTAAAAATTAAAAATTTTTATAATTTCTCGACCCCGCCCAACTCGCCTGTCGGCGGGCGGGCCTCCACACTTTTACCTCCACGAGATAAGTATATATTTAATGGCTTTTTTGGCAATACCTTGACTATGAAGCTGTGGATAGGTATTGTTTTGGGCTACTTTAAACTTTTGCCAATATCCTTTTGAAAGTCTCCGGCTTGTCGGCGGCGATTTCAGAAAGCATTTTGCGATTTATATTTATATTTTTCTTTTTAAGATCACCTATGAATTTGCTATAAGAAAGACCGTTAGTATGCAAGGCAGAATTTAGACGGATGTTCCACAATCTGCGAAAATCGCCTTTTTTATCCCTGCGATGAGCAAATGAATAGGCACCAGCATGAGAAATCGCTTCATAAGCTTGCCTCTCTTTTTTGGATCTTCCAAAACGATAACCTTTGACTTGGCTCAGTATATTTCTGCGTGTTTTGAGAGCGTTTACTCCCTTTTTTACTCGTGACATAAAATTGATTAGAGTTTAAGCGTTATTAAGATATCTGCCTCTATTTTTGTTGGTCATATAAAAAGCAACCGGACGACGCTTTGCTAGTGTCGTGTTGGTTCTATTTTTGGCATTAAAATGGTTTTGACCGATTTTTCTGGTAATCAGTTTGCCATTCTTGGTCACTTTAATGCGCTTCAGATAAGATTTATTTGATTTCATGAATCCTATTTTGCATGTTCTATTACTGATGTCAAGCCTTTTAGGCTTTTCTTTGGCTCCTCAGCGATTTTAAAATCTTCCGGAATAAGCTTAAATATCCTTTCCATTCTTTCTTTCAAAAAAGTTTCGTTCATATACTTGGTTCTACCCGGCAAAAATAAGTTTATTTTCACACGGTGGCCTTCTTTAAGCCATTCTGAGGCTTTTTTTGCCTTAAGATTAAGGTCGTGATCACTGGTGCCAACTTTTATCTGAAGGCTTTTTACTTCAACGGGGCGGGTTTTGGATTTTATAATTTTCTGTTTTTTATTTTCGGAATATAAAAATTTTCCGTAATCAACAATCTTGGCAATCGGCGGAACAGCATTTGGTGATATTTCTACCAAATCAAGTCCAAACCCCAAAGCTTTTGATATTGCCTCTTTGGTTGTCACCACTCCAAAATTTTCTCCTTGCGGACCGATAAGACGTAAGTTTTCCGCCCTAATAAAATTATTTACTCTGTGGTTCGTAGCCAAAAATTATGGATTATCTTTTAAGATAGTTAAAGCGTAGCACTTTTTTTTATTTCTGTCATCCGCCCGTGCCGATACGGACGGGTTAGAAAGAATTTTTAGCGCCACGGATTTCAAAATGAACATGAGAACCAGTAGATTTGCCAGTGGTTCCGATTAAAGCGACAATATCTCCCTGACTGACACTCTCTCCAACTGAAACATTATTCTTACTGTTATGAGCATACAGAGTTTGGGTGCCATTTTTATGTCTAATAACTATATAGTTGCCATAACCTCCATTCCAACCTCCAGTTTTGCTTATAATAACTTGCCCGTCAGCCGAAGCTAATATTGGAGTACCAACTGGAGCAGCCAAATCAACACCATTATATCCGTGGATACCCTGAGTTTTTTTGCCCCCAACGATAGGCCTCAAATAGTACCCGGCATACTCTTTGAGGCCGGAAGAACTCGGACCAACTGAATACGAAGACGACGACACAACCACTTCTCCATCGGGGACTATTATGGTGGAGCCCAGAGCAAGAGGATCTCTCTTTTGCAGGTTGTTGTAAGCCATTATTTCATTTATGTCACCTTTATATTTTTTAGCAATAGAATCAACAGTATCTCCTTTGACGACAGTATGTTTAACTCCAGAAACAGGGAGAATCACCAAGGTGTCTCCAACTTTTAGAGTATTTGAAGACAGGTTATTACCCCATTTTATGGTGTTTACAGTCACATCAAACATCTCTGCTATTTGAGAAATGGTATCTCCTTCATGCACAACATAGACACTGATCTGATCACTTGTTGGTTTGTTGGCTAAAGATTCTAATAAAATACCTGATGGGCCGACACTAGAAACTAGAGCATTATTTTCTATAGTTGGAGAATTAAAAATCTGATTGTTGGCAAGCGGAGTAGCAACCGCCACAAGGAGAGCCATGTTTTGAATATTTTTGCTTTCCAACAGATTTTCTACGTCTGGACCTTTAAATATGCTGCTTAAAAAATCTCCTACTGGACCAGCCGATACAGATATTGGCAATAGCAAAACAACAAGAACCAAAAATAGTTTCCTTCGATTGAGAGGAAATTTAAAATTATTATTTAGCCCGATTTTCCTTAAAATATAACGCTTTTTTGAACCGGGGTCATTAGGTTTTATTAAAATAAGCCTAGGGTTAATGATAATTCAGGATTTTCCGTAAAAATGGCCTATTAGAGCCATATTTCTGTGTTTCAGAAAACTACAAACACGCTTAAGATTGTATCAAAAGTGGACCCTTAATCAACTTGGGGTGTGCATAGAATGTGAATAAAATAAAATTGTTGGAATGAAAAGATTTCTGATAAGATAACTGGGTGGATTATTTTTCTGAATTAAATGAAGCTCAAAGGGAAGCGGTGGATACAACCGAAGGGCCACTCTTGGTGCTTGCGGGCGCAGGGGCAGGCAAAACGAAGACTATAACTTATAGAATCTTAAATTTAATCAAAAAAGGAACCCCCGCCGAAAATATTTTAGCGGTCACCTTTACCAACAAGGCCGCCAAAGAAATGGAAGAGAGGATTTCAAAGCTTTTAGGAGAAAACCCAGAATTAAACAGGCCAATCTCAATCTCCGGCAAGCCTTTTGTTTCCACTTTTCACGGGCTAGGAGCTTTTATTATAAAAGAAAATTGGAAAGATGCCGGGGTTAAAAAACATTTCAGCATTTATAACAGAGAAGACTCCAAAAGAGCAGTAAAAGAATCTCTCCAAAAAAACGACTACGACCCCAAACAATTTGAGCCGGGTAAAATCCTCTCTATCATTTCGCGTGAAAAAGGCAATTTTGTGACTGCGGATGGATATTTTGAAGGAGCCGGCAGTGAATATTTTGGCGGTATTGTAGCAAAAGTTTGGCAGGATTATGAAATAATTTTACGCAAAGAAAATGCTTTGGATTTTGACGATTTATTACTCATCGCTGCTAAACTTTTAAACAAGGAAGAAATAAGAAAAATTTATAATAATAGGTGGAAATATGTACACATTGATGAGTACCAAGATACTAATAAAGTGCAGTACCGGATTGCAGAAGCTATCGTCAGAGACCATCAAAATATTTGCGCAGTAGGAGACATTGATCAAAATATTTACAGCTGGCGGGGGGCCAATATAAAAAACATACTGAATTTTGAAAAAGATTACAAAAAAGCGAAGCTTGTTGTACTAGAAGAAAATTATCGCTCCACAAAAACCATCTTGGCGGTTGCCAATAAAATAATTGAGAAAAATAAATTCAGAAGAGAAAAAATTTTGGTAACTAAAAATGCGGTGGGGGAGAGGGTAGGTATTTTTGAAGCTCTGACCGAAAATCACGAAGCTCAATTTATTGTCGAGAAAGTAAAAGAGTTGCAAAAAAGCGGAGTGATTTCATCCGAAATAGCCGTACTTTATCGGGCTAATTTTCAATCACGTGTTTTGGAGGAAGAATTTTTGACTAAAAATGTTCCTTATCAAGTATTAGGAACAAGATTTTTTGAAAGGAAAGAAATAAAAGATATTTTGGCGTTTTTAAGATTTTGTCTTAATCCGGAAAGCATCCCTGATTTAAAACGGATTATAAATGTACCGCCCCGCGGCATAGGGAAAACCACTCTTTTAAAAATCGTGGAAGGAAAAGAAGATTTATTGCCGACCGGAATGAAAATAAAAATGAATTCTTTCCGAGATCTCCTGCGGAGAATTAAAAACTTTGCTCTAGAAAACCCACCTTCAAAAACTATTTTGTTTATAGCTGAAGAAGTCGGCTTAAATAAAAATTTGGAAAAAACGGAGGAGGGGATAGAGAGGATAGAAAATATAAAGGAGCTGGCTGTTTTGGCTTCCAGATATGATAAATCAAATCCGGAAGATGGGATAGAAAAGTTATTGGAAGATACTTCTTTGACTTCGGATCAAGACAGTGACAAAGAAGAAAAAGACGGGGTCAGGCTAATGACGGTGCATGCCAGTAAAGGCCTTGAATTCTCTTATGTTTTTGTCACTGGCCTCGAAGAAGGACTTTTCCCCCATGACAAGAACAACGACGAAAACGTAAGCGAAGAGGATGCCGAGGAAGAAAGAAGGCTTTTTTATGTGGCTGTCACTAGAGCCAAGAAAAAACTTTTTCTCTCTTATACTCAGAGTCGCACGATTTTCGGAAGCAAGGGAGTAAATATCCCTTCCGAATTTATTTTGGAAATTCCAGATGAGTATCTAGAGCGGGAATTCTTGGATTACACCCCCAAACATAAGCCTCTTTTGCATATTGAGTTTTAAATAAAAATAAGTAGGGCACTTACCAATATAAAGGCAAAATAAATCATAAAAATAAATTTTTCTTTGTAAGGTTTCTTGTTTGCAAAATAATATGTTGCCAAAGCGCATGGGATTGCGGCAACAAACAAAATATTAATACCCAAAAATACAGGTATCAAAATATAAGATAAACCGGCCAAAAAACCAACAACCCTAACACCCCAAACATCACCGAAAATTATAGGCACTGTCTTAATGCCAGCTTTTTTGTCTCCTTCAATATCTTTTATATCTCGTATTCCAGTCAGAAGAGAGAGAGCAACAACCACCATCAAAGCGACCCTGGGGGGAAACACTGAAACATGTTTATCGGGAGAGAGAAAGAAAAAACCAGCCATAACAGCAGTTAAGGAACATAAACCGATTATAAAAGATGAAAAGAATGGAATAAGTTTAAACCTAGTAGGTGGAGCGCTGTATATGTAATAGAGAGCAGTAAAGGCAAGGACAAAGAAAAAAGCGGTGTAACCAGCTAAAAAGCCAGCAAGAAAAGAAGCTGTCAGAAAAATTACAGCCGCCTGTTTCATATCTTCTTTATTTAAAGAGTTTTTAACGAGCGGACGGTCAGTGTTAGATATTCTGTCTACATCTTCATCGACAATATCATTTACACATATAGCAAATGTCCCAGAAAAGTAAAATGCTAGGCATAGGATAATCACCGCTAGCCAATCATTCCAATTCAGCGTCGTAGACGGAAATTTCATGTAAGCAACAAACAAGCCAAAAAAAATCATTAGAATAAAATGGGCAGTTCTTCCTAAACGGAAATTCCCCACCATGGCTTTAAATTTTTCCTTCAGATTTAAATAAAACCAGGCGGTGGTAAAGATAACGAGAATCAAGAAAATAATCCTACCCATCATAAAATTGAAAGCTATTTCAAACATCCGAACAGTGGATGAGTACTTCAAAGAACTATGGATATTGTTTGGTATTGTCGCAGAATTTTCTATTGATTTTTGGATAAAAAATGATGGTTGACCAAAATAATTTTGAGCCGGGTTGCTACCACCGCCTATTATACTTACAATCCCAGGCGAAGAAGAAAGAATAAAAATAATTACATACAAAACCAAAACAGAGGTAATTGCTCTTTTCCAATTTTTATTGACAAAATAAATAAGCAAGCCGGAAAATATAATCAATGAAGCAAGCTCGATTTGCAAACCGATAGTAGCGCTGTCATTAAAACTTTTATTTGTAAAAGATAGAAATGAAAAGAGCATTCCTTTGGGAGAATCAAAAAGATATAGCATCCTCAGTCCTTTGCCCCCACTAACAAGCCAGTCAACAACAGGAGCGATAAAAATTGCCGAAAAAGAAATGGCGACCAATTGAGGAATAACCGATTTCCAGCTTGGAATAAAAACTTGGAGAAAAATCATAAAAACGACAGCAGAAGCCATAAGAAACAAATAATAATGAATGAGAGTAGATGCGTCAGAGCTAAAAAAACCACTTGAAGTTGGACTGGAGAGAGATTCCAAGAAAAAACGAACCATAAGAACACCGGATATTCCAATAATCCAGCTAATGGGAGTAACTTGTATTTTTTCAAGGTATGATTTCAGATTAGCTAACATAAGTTTGATTAAAATGGTAGATTATTATCTCATAATAATATCATGAAAGCTAAAAAATCATTGGGTCAGCATTTTTTGAGGGATAAGGGTATTTTAAAGAAGATTGCCAATTTTGCCGATATAAAAAAAGAAGATGTTGTACTGGAAGTAGGGCCAGGAGGGGGGAGTCTGACCGAATTGCTTTTGGAAAAATCAAAGATGGTGATTGCCATTGAGAAAGACAAAAGGATGGTTGAATTATTGAAAGAGAAATTTTCAAAAGAAATCAAAGAAGGAAAACTAGAAGTTGTTGAGGGAGATATCTTGGATCTTAAGCTTGGTGAGCCAGAGAAAAGTCCTGTGAGAAAGACTTTCGCAGCGCGACGGCGAGAGAACAGCAAAAATTCAGCAGAATTTTATGCGTGTCTTTCGAACAGGAGCTTTTCTCTGGCTCAAGATTATATTTTAGTTGGCAATATCCCGTATTACATAACAGGAGCTTTGTTTAAAAAAGCTTTGGGATCTCAAAACCCTCCAAAATCAATAACTTTCGTAGTCCAAAAAGAAGTGGCCGAAAGAATCATGACAAAGAATAACAGGCCCGCCCGACCGAATGGCCATTCGGGCAGGGAAAGTATTTTAAGTATTTCAATAAAAGCATACGGCAAACCAGAATATGGCGGGATTATAAAAGCCGGTAGTTTCTACCCCAAACCAAAAGTGAATTCGGCTATGATTTCGATAAGAAACATAAATAAAGAAAATTTCAAGAATATTTCCGAGACAAAATTTTTTGAAATACTAAAAGCCGGTTTTGCCCATAAGAGAAAATTGCTCATAAGAAATTTGGACAAGTTCAAAAAAAAGGAAGAGATAAAAGAAATCTTTGGAAAAGGCAATATATCGGAGAAGACCAGAGCAGAAAATCTATCAGTAGAAAACTGGATTTTTCTGGCAAAAGAATTGCAAAAAGATTATCAGGGTAGTTTTCCCCTATAAACTCTTAGCTTTGGGCTCTGAACTTGTTATAATAGAAGGGTGATTTTGCCAAGCAAAAAAGTTTTGAGCGTTTTTGTTTTAACGGCTGCATTGGTAGCGGCGATTATTATTGCTTTTAGCAGAGACAAGGCAAGCTCGGCTATAAATTATACAAGCGACTTGGTCGCCGGAGAAAAAGTATCAATACCTGAAAACCCCAATTGGCAAAACGAGCTTAGTGGAGTAAGCCAAAATACCGCCCCCGTTCAAATATCGGAAAATACCCCAGTAGAAAGCACTTTGACCGATACGGTATCGCTATCTCTCATGTCAAATTACCTGGCTTTGAAACAAAACGAGAACTTAGACGCTACTTCTGCCCAAAATTTAGTTGATAAAACCTTAGAATATATAGAGCAGACGAAAACAGACAGCCCGGCCATCCAGGTATCTGGGTTAAACGTTGTCTCTGATAATGGCAAGCAATCAATAATAGATTATGGAGAAAATTTTGGGATGATTTTAAAAACTAACAAACCTAAACAGCCAAAAGAAGCATTGGATATTGTAACGCAAGCTGTGCAGTCAAATGATCCATCAAAAATAAAAGAGTTGGACAGTGTTATCGCTGTTTATAACAAAGTGGTTGACGAGCTTGTCAAAATGCCCGTGCCAAAAACTTTCGTCAAGGCACACCTTGATATAATAAATGGCTTGAGGGGTGGAGTAGCCGCTCTCATAGAAATAAAAACAGTCTTTAACGACCCATTTAAAGCACTGGTGGCCATACAACTTTATCAAAACGGTGTAGATGTGTTTACACAGGCCATGCAAGCTATATACGGATTTATGGCGCAAAATAATATTATTTATAAACAAGGCAGTGGTGGCTACTACCTCTTGTATGGAATATAATAAGTATAATTTTCAATTATCAATTTACGATTTTAAATGACGAAATTAAACAAAAAAATAATCACTGTCGTAGTTGTTTTTGCTGTCTTGTCGACTTCTTTCTCTCCCATTTTTACAAGAAAAGCCGAGGCTCAGTATATTGATATATGGCAAATGCCAAAGGAAGGTGTGCTCGATACTATTGCCTTTCTACTAATAAATAAAATAATAGAAAGGATATCAGCCAGCACCGTAAACTGGATAAACAGCGGTTTTCAGGGCAGTCCGGCATATGTCACTGACCCTGGATCTTATTTTACAAATATAGGCGACCAGCTTGCTGGTCAGTATATATTCAGCAATCCGGATTTAAATTTTCTCTGCGGGCCGATAAACGCCAAGATACGCTTGGCTCTCACTAAAAGTTATCTTAACGAACCAAACTTCCAATGCACCCTGACTGATGCATTTGGAGATATGGAAGACTTTATGGGTGATTTTAATAAAGGGGGTTGGGATAAATTTTTCCAAATGACCCAAAAACAACAGAACAACCCGCTAGGTGCTTTTCTGCAAGCTGAAAGTCAATTGGATGCCCAGATCGCCTCTAGACAAGGCATAGCAAAAGATGAACTCAATTGGGGTCAAGGATTTATGTCATTTAAATCTTGCGATTTAACCATATCACCAGATGGAAATCTGCCAGATGGGAGCTTAGCTACAGGACTGGCACCTGGAGACTGTGTGCCTGGCCATGAAAGCACACAGACTCCTGGTTCGGTGATTAACGACCAGTTAAATCAAGTTTTGGGCTCTGGGGGTGATAGATTAGAAGCATCTGATGAAATAAATGAAATAATTGGCGCTTTATTAACTCAGGTTATCTCCAACGTAGTAGGCGGTGTAGGCAGTGGTCTGAGAGGGCTAAGTCAAAGTCCAGCTAGCGGAGGAGCGCCTACCACTAGGCAGCTTTTAGAAAACTCTTTGACTTCCACAACTGATTATTTCGGCAATACAGTAAATTCTAATACCCTTCCGAACACTATAGAACCTCAACCAACTGTAAATGTACGGCCTATCGACAGAGACTGCTCAAGTACAACTGATGCAAACCTCTATTCGATAGCCCAAGCTCTAAAAGCTAACTTCGAAAATGGCATGCCATTCACTTCGGAGTATAGCAGTTTCGGACAGTATGCCGGCGAGGAAATATCTTTAATAATTCAAAATATGGATTGCCCGCCAGAAGGAACAAATTGATCTTCTATAGGCAAAAAAGAAAATGACAAAAAAATTCTTAACATTCGGAATATTGATTGTCGTTTTGGCTGTAATTTTTATTCCTACCCATGCAGCACATGCCGCTTCCTTCTTTGGGTTAGTGCCCGATCTTAAAGATATCGTTATTGTCGCTATCAAAGCTATAGCCTATATCTTGATGACCATATCGGCTCTTATCTTGACATTAAGCGGGTTGATATTTGATAAAGTAATCGACTTCACTATAGTCAAAATGGCCGCAAACCTCGGAGGCCAAGGGATGGGAGATGCTATCACCGTCGCTTGGGCGACACTTCGGGACATAGCCAATATGTGTTTTATATTTGTCCTTCTCTATGCTGCCTTCAAGACTATGTTTGACGCCAGTTTCAGCAACTTCCAAACCACTGTAAAAAATATAATCATTGTGGCTCTACTTATAAACTTCAGTCTCTTTTTCTCTAAAGTAGTCATTGACGCTTCAAATATTGTCGCTGTCGGGTTTTATAATTCTATCGCCAATCAAACTACATTAGACTTAACTACGGGTACAACAGTAACAACTCAAAGGGGTATATCAGCAGGCTATATGAACATGCTTGGTCTGCAAACATTTTATAATGCCGATATTTTGGATAGCGAAGGGTTGGAGCCTACTCAACTAATGACTATTGGTGTTATGAGCTCTGTATTTATGTTAATCACCGCTATAATACTACTGATGGCAGGTGTGATGTTTGCTGCGCGCTTTATTATACTTGTATTTTTAATGATTCTTTCTCCTTTGGCTCTTATTGCTTATGTTATCCCCGGACAAAAAGGTAAGTTTGAAGAATGGAAAAGTGCTTTGATAGCTCAATCATTTTTTGCCCCTGTTTACTTTGCTCTTACTTGGGTAGTTTTTAAGCTTGGCAACTCACTTATCACGGTAATGAAGAATGACCCAACAAATGCAACGTCTGGGGGATGGTCCAATTTAGTGGCAGAACCAAAAAGTATCATGGGCTTGATACTTAATTATGTTTTGATAATCGGTTTTTCCATCGCCGCCTTGGTGATTTCAAAATCTATGGCTAGCAAAACAGCTGGGTTTAAGGCTATTAGCGGAGGTATCGGTACTGTAGCCATTGGTGGCGCCGCTCTAGCAGGTAGAAATACTCTAGGTAGAGCGTCTGGCTTGATATCCGAAAGTCAAAGAGAAAAATGGTCAAAATCCAATCTTGGAAGAGCTGGGCTTTGGATGGCAGATAAAGGTAAAAAAGGAAGTTTTGATGTGAGAGGAATTGATACTCTCAAAAAAGTGCCCGGGCTTGGTGGAGAATTGGGGATAATGGGCAAAGCTGGAGGTAAAGGAGGTTTTGCTGCCGTAGTAGACACCAAAGCAAAAGCAAAAGCCACTTATGCAAAAGATGTTTACGGTCAGACAGGCAAAGAAAAAGAAGTGGCCGCAGAACAAAAATCAGAAGCAACGAAGGCTGAAGAAAAAGCCAACGAGGCAAAAAATAAAGAAGATAGACATCTCCAGACAGAAGCAAACAAGAGAGGACAAGAAAAGAAAGATTTAGAAAATCAATTGAAAGAAAAAAAGAAAAAAATGGAGGAAGCGATATTGCCAGAAACAAAACAGTCACTGAATGAAGAGGTAGTAAAAATGGAAGAACAACTAAAAGAAGCGGAGATTGCCCATAAATCTGCTACAGAAAGAAAAGATAAGATGTTAAAAGGAGAGCACGAATATTCGGAGGAAACAAAAAATTTAGAAAAAGAAGCAAAGCTTGCAAAAGAACAATCATATAAAACTGGAAATGCTGCTGCCGAAAGACAGAAAGCTTATGCCGAAAGACTTGATAAAGGACTACCTGGAACTAGATGGTTTGGTCGTTTACAACCAAATCAAGGCTATAAAGAAGCAGCGAGAAAAGTAAGAGAACAGGCTAAAGGGAAATCAAATAAAGACAAAGCCGCCGATTTATTAAAAGCCATGAAAGAGGAGGAGGATAAGACAAAAGGAGAGAGTGGAGAAACAACCACACCCACCTCAGCCCCAACAGAACCGAGTACACAACCCCCGGCACCAACACCACCTAGCCCATAAAATATAATGGACTATAAAGAAACAATAAAAGAAAGGTTGGGTTTATTATCTCCAGAGTTGAGAACTTTTGTTTTGGATGAAAGCTGGAGAAGAGAGGCAGAAAAAATTGGCAAGCAATTTAATTTAAATGAAGAAAAGTACGCTTCATTTGAAAACGAAGTTTTCCTTGTTCTTTTATGTTTTGAACCTAAAAGTGATTTTGCTGAAAATATAAAAAAGGAGTTGGGGATTGATACTAATATGGCAGGATGGGTGGCAGAAGATGTGGAGAAAAATATTTTTAGCAAAGTAGCAAAGGAAATTGATGAGATGTGGCAAATTGCGAGCACTGAAGGTGCTGAACAAAGTGAAGGAACAGAAGAACCAAACCAAAATCAGTCCCAAAATAATGTTGAACTTCCCCCACATAGCGCAAGCGAGGTAGGGACAGATTTTGAACAAATAATATTAAACCAAGCAAAGGCTATGCAACCCGCCCGCGAGGCACCAGTAAATCTACCAACAAGTGAAAGCCAAGTGGAAGAAAGACCGAAAGTTATACATAATTATGTGGGTGAAAGCGACCCCTATAGAGAACCAGTAGAATAATATGAGATTCCAAATACCACAATTTATAGATGTAGAAGACAAAATACTCGGGCCTTTTACCCTAAAGCAGTTTATTTATTTGGCTGGCGGGGCCAGTATAGCTGTAGCGTCAACAGTATTTCTCGGTGTTTTTTTGGGCTTATTGGTTTCTTCCCCCATCATTGTTTTAGCTTTAGCTTTGGCTTTCTATAAGATAAATAACCGCCCTTTCGTCTATGCCATGGAATCATTTTTTAAATATGCTCTCAAAGATAAACTATTTATTTGGAAGAAAAAAGAACCAGAAGTTGGGGACAAAAAAGGAGAGTCCTTCTCTGCTGGGAAATACCATTCCCTTATTGTGCCAAATTTATCAGGAAACAAGCTCAAAGATATGAACTGGGAATTGGATGTAAAGAAAAAAGAAGGTGAAGTTTTGGAAAAAAGTAGCAAGTAGCCAGCATCTAGGTTAAAATGTATTTATATGTCAAAGAATGCAACTCAAGAATTTGTACCAATTGATGATGTCCGAGATGGCATTGTTATTTTGAAAGATGGCGGCATGAGAGAAATATTGATGGCTTCTTCCGTAAATTTTTCCCTAAAGTCGGACGATGAGAGACAAGCCATCCTTTTGCAATTTCAAGATTTCTTAAACTCTTTGGATTTCCCCATCCAAATTTTGATTCAATCTAGAAGGCTTGATATAAGGCCGTATATAGCCCTTCTCGAAGGTAGATACAAAGAACAAACCAACGACTTGATGAAAATACAGATTGAACAATATATCGCGTTTATAAAAAGCTTCACCGAATCAACAAACATAATGACAAAAAATTTCTTTGTCATTATACCTTATGATGCAGCCATTATTAAAACTGACAGCAGATTTCCATTTGGCGGCACAAAAAAAAGTCAGGGCGACATAGAAGAGGATTTTGAAGAAAAGAAAAATCAGTTGGAGCAGAGGATGGGAGTGGTAGAGCAAGGACTGGTGCGTTGTGGGGTGAGAGTGGCCAAATTGGGTACCGATGAGGTAATAGAATTGTTTTATAAAATATTTAATCCTGGAGAATCAGAAAAACCCATCAAGGCTAACCCATAAAAATGTTTGATTTTTTAAAGAAAAAAGAAAAAAAGGATTTGAGCACAGTTTCCATCTTACCAAAAGGCTTGGCAGATAGCTCCGAATTGGAACTGCGAGACATTTTAGCGCCAAGCGCCCTTAAAATAAATTCAAAGGAAATAAATTTGGGAGAAAAGGTTGCCAGAAATTTCTTTGTGATTTCATATCCTAGATTTCTTTCTGAGGATTGGTTTTCTCCTGTTATAAATATGGACAAAATGTTTGATATTTCAATTTTTGTCCATCCCCTGGAGACCGCTAAAATACTCCGCAGTTTTCAAAAGAAAGTAGCCGAGGTCCAGAGTCAAATCAGAATAAGAGAAGAAAAAGGCTTGGTCCGAGATCCGATGCTTGATACCGCTTATCAAGATTTGGAAAATCTGCGCGATGAACTACAGCAAGCCCAAGAAAAAATGTTTGAGGTAGGCCTTTATATTTCAGTTTATGCAAATAACAGCGAGGAGCTCGACAAAGTTGAATCAGAGATAAAATCAATCCTTGAGTCAAAAATGATCTACATTAAACCGGCCCTATTCCAACAAGAACAGGGCTTCAGAAGCATCTTGCCAACCGCCAAAGACGAGCTCGGTGTCCACTCAAAAATAAATTCTTCGCCGCTTTCTTCTCTTTTCCCTTTTGTTTCTTTTGACCTTACTTCGGACAAAGGAATCTTGTACGGCATCAATCGCCACAACTCATCTCTTGTTTTGTTTGATAGATTTTCTCTGGAAAACTACAATTCGGTCATTTTTGCCAAATCCGGTTCCGGTAAATCTTTTGCCACAAAGCTTGAAATCTTAAGAACGCTCATGTTTGACACGGAAGTAATCGTTATTGACCCAGAAAATGAATACGAGTATATGGCTGAAGCGGTAGGGGGCAGGTATTTCAGCATCTCACTCAATTCCGACCACCACATAAATCCATTTGAACTCCCAGTCCCAGCCGATGACGAATCTTCTGTAAGTGTTTTGCGAAGCCAAATCATAAATTTGGTTGGGCTCTTCCGTCTTATGATGGGGGGGCTTTCGGCCGAAGAGGACGCCATTATTGACAGAGCTATCACTGAAACTTATGCTCTGAAAGATATCACGGCGGATTCTGATTTCAAAAATGTGGAACCGCCCCTTCTTTCCGATTTTGAAATGGTCCTGGCTGGCATGGAAGGGGGAGAATCTTTGGCTCAAAGATTGACGAAATACACCAAAGGTACTTGGTCAAATTTCATAAACAGGCCGTCAAATATAGATATAAATAAAAAATTTGTGGTTTTTTCCATTAGAGACATGGAGGACGAGTTGAAGCCGATAGCCATGTATATTGTAACCCATTATATTTGGAATGCCATCAGAAGAGAACTTAAGAAAAGGCTTTTGGTGATAGACGAGGCTTGGTGGATGATGAAGTCCGAAGACACCGCTTCTTTCCTCCTTTCATTAGCCAAAAGAGGCAGGAAATATTATTTGGGATTGGCTACCATCACTCAAGATGTGGACGATTTCCTCAAGTCTCCGTACGGCGCCCCTATCGTCAGCAACTCTTCCATCCAAATTTTGCTCAAACAGTCACCGACGATAATAGACCGCTTACAACAAGTTTTCAATCTGACTAATGAAGAAAAATACTTGCTACTGGAATCGGGTGTGGGAGAAGGTATCTTTTTTGCCGGGCTCAAACATGTGGCCATAAAAATAATAGCTTCCTACACCGAAGAGCAAATCATCACCTCCGATCCGTCTCAAATTTTGGCCATCAAAAAACAAAAGAAAGAACAGGAAGCAAATCCGCCAGCTGATGGAAAACAATAAAAAACATGGCTGAAACACCCCCACAAAATCAAACCGCTTTAAAAAGACCGGTAAGGCAGGTTGCACAGCAACAGGAAGAGAAAAAGGAGAGGATAAAGTTGTGGATGGGGGGAGCTTTGATTATATTTGCTCTATGTGTAGATTTAACAGAACTCGTTATAACTTGGCTCGGTTTTGTCGCGGTGGGAGGAATTTTAAGTAGTATTGTGTCAGTTGTGGCCGGATTTATTTTTTGGATCTGGTTTATGCTTTTGGGGGTACCGGCTTTCTCCAATCCCAAACAATTTGCTGTGAGGGCCGTGACCTTCGTCGGCGAGATTATTCCTCTTTTTGATGCTATACCTTTCCTTTCTTTTTTGTGGACAATAGGGACAATAGCGGCTGTTTTGATGGTCAGATCAGAAGACAAAGGTGGTATAATAGGAAAAGCAGCAAATATGACTCAAGGAAAAATAAAATAACAATAAATGTTTGGTAAATTTATAAAAATTTTAATGGCGGCAGGTGTTGGTTTGGCGGTCTTGCCAATAGTTTCTTTCCTGCCTGCACAGGCAGGGGCTCAGATAAACACTATTACACCTGGCGCCAACGTGCCATACGCTCTTTCGAGCGAACTCGGGGTAGAGGTTATCCCAACTTATCCCAGACCTAATGAAACAGTTTCTATAAATCTCACTCTTTATACCGATGATTTAAGTACAGCAGATATCACTTGGTATCAAAATGGTAAGACTACTTTGAGTGGTAAAGGAGAGACAAGATATTCATTTAAGGCCGGCTTGGTGGGAGAAGAAACAAATATAGAAATAAAGATAGACTTTTTAAGCG
>Ga0155366_109_pt1 | contig 9103 bp, 9 predicted proteins | sample RifCSPhighO2_02_FD_106334 | JGI IMG/M metagenome (GOLD analysis project Ga0155366, IMG submission 106334) | Candidatus Zambryskibacteria bacterium RIFCSPHIGHO2_02_FULL_38_22
TAATGATGCTGTAAGGAGTACCAGAAACACCGATTTCCTGACCATTTTTCATATCAAGATTTACTCTTTGGGCAAACTCCTCGCTATCCAGACAAACATTGAAGTCTTTTGATGAAAGCCCAATTTCAGTTGCAATGTTGGTCAACTCTTTTGGGTCAAGGCCGTTATTTGATGGAGTTACCTCGTAAATTTTATTGACATATTCCCAAAATTTACTATTACCTCCGAGACTTGCTGCACATTCAGTAGCCTCTGCTTCTTTGAAAGCTTTAGGATGAAGTTCTGCAATCGGGTAATGCCGATAAACCCAAGCTACTTTTTCATCCTTGCCGTATTGTTGCATAATAGAAAGCATTGTTGAATGGAACATCTTGCAAAATGGACATTCGGTATCGGAATATTCAACCACCAAAACCCTGGCCTTGGAACTACCCAAAATGTGGTCGTTCGCATCAATAGGACGTACAGTATCGGAAAGATTTTGCGAAGCCAATTGCTGTTTTTGGACAGGAGTCGGACTGTCTTTGGCAATCCTTCCATTTAAATAAATGCCACCAGCGATAAAGAGCCCGGCTAAAACGATTGATACAGGTAATGTTATTTTTTCAGACATGATATTTTATTAATTATAAGTACCTGGATTGTATCACAAACTCCCGTCAAAAAGGCAAGGTGTAGTTTAAAACAGAAGAAGTAGGGGGGGTTTCCCAATCTGAAGTATCAAGTTTCACTTCGTTTAAATTTGGACCTTCCTTAAAAATAAGTTTGCCCTCTTTAAGAGCATATTCATAAACATCTTTGGTAATACGGACATCTTCTAAACAATATTTTTTAACTTTGTCTACTTCTCCATTTTTCCACCATTTTATAGCATCAAGGCCGTTACCTCCTTTGGGCTTACCAAATGTACCTTCAGCTATTTGGTCGAGCTTCATTCTTCTACCAGCCGATTTGTGCATTTCCTTCAAAAGGTCTAGGCTTTTTATTTTGAGTAAATCGCCAGGATAATATTTATTGAGGAGGGGGATATCAAAATGATCACCATTGAAAGTGATAAACATGTCGGCATTTTCAAGTATTGGCCAAAGTTTGCCGAATTCTTCTTGGGTAAATGTGCTATATTTATCATTTTCATATTCATAAACGCCAACAATTGAAATGGATAGGTCAGCTGGATTGTTTGATCCGACATCTTGAAATATATTTGAGGTTTCAATATCAAAAACTATTTTTCGCATTAAACATTTTTAATAAAATTTATAATTTCATCAATATTTCCTTTTTTCTCTTCTCTGGTTTCAGTATTCCTCATAACAAAATTTTTACTCTTCAATTCTTCAGAGCCTATTGTCATCACAAAAGGAATATCTCTTTTGTCCAGCGATTTAAGCTGATCACCGAGTTTTTTACCAGAAATATCTACTGCCACATTTATACCGTTTTCTCTAAAAACTTCCGCCAATTTATACACTCCGCTTACTTCTGTATTTGGAGCAATACAAATGTAGATGTCAGTGGTAGAATTTATTTTGGGTAATAATTTGTGAGTTTCCAAAAAATCATGGATGGTCACATCTCCCATCCCAAATCCGATAGCTGGGACTGATTGGTTGGTAAAGGCGCCAACTAAATCATCATATCTGCCGCCACCAAAAATAGCTCGAGGATTTTCTTTATCAATATCAAATACTTCAAAAACCGTACCGGTATAATAATCAAATCCACGAGTTAAGGATGGAGTAAAAACCAAATTTGAAATACCGCTTTCTCTAAGGGTTTCGATAATCTTATTTAAATCCTTGGCAGCCTGACTTTGGGTCATCATTGAAAGAAGTCCTTCTCCATAATAAAGATTTTCCAAAAGTTCTTCAGCCCTTTTTTCTCCAATCAAAGCTATCAGTGAATGCCTGAAGTCTCCACTAGACATCTTTTCTTTCTTATCTATCAGCCTATAAACAAACTGCCTTTTGTCCTCGGCTATATTTATTTTTTTGAAAACATCATCCAAAAGGGGACGGCTGCTTATTTTGATTTGGAAATCCTTTTCTTTGGCTCCAAATTTTTTCATCAAATCAGCCGCCATAGAAATAATTTCAATTTCTGCCAGAGAACTTGAAACTCCAAACAAATCCACATTGAGCTGCCAGTGTTCACGTAGACGGCCGCGCTGTGGCTTTTCATACCGAAAAAGATTTGGAATGGAATACCAACGTATAGGAGAAGGTAATTCTTGGATTTTACCTGCTATCATCCTAGCTAAAGTCGGAGTCATCTCTGGGCGCAAAGCCACTTCTCTACCACCTCGGTCAGTAAAAGAGTAAATCTGCTCTTTTACAATTTCTTCGCTGGTTTTTGATTTGTAAAGAGAAAGTGGTTCCAAAACCGAAGCGCCATATTCATCATAACCCCAAGATCGCGCTACTTTGCTCATCATCCCAAAGATATAATCCTGCACCGCTTGGTCCTGCGGATAAAAGTCTCGTACCCCCTTATAGCTTTCGGTGGATATTTTTTTGTCGCCAATCCCAAACATATTGTCCTGTATTATAAGAGATTTTCATAAAAATCACAATCTTGTGGACTATAGTTTTAATTTTACAAACAAACTAAATTATGGTAAATATTTTCTTCATGCAACCTAAGTATACCTCAAATTATCCATTCACTGAAATATCGGCAACAACGGCCATATGATCACTTACTCCATTAACAAGCTGCACATTTAATGCATTATATTTTGGCGTCGTAAAAAGTCCATCTACCATCATAGTTAACAATTCATTTGCATTTGTCTCTTTCTTTCCATGTCGATGAATGTTTATATCAATACTTGTTGTGTATTGTGCAGGAATATTGTCTTTATATTTTGTAGCGAGTAGTTGAAATGATTTGTACATGCGAGGCGCGTTAAAGTCTCCCGCTAAAACAAAATCGCCAAGCCCATCTAAAATTGAAATCATTTTATAAAAATCACGCAATTGATAATCGGCTGATACGCCTTTTGGTGTCCATGTGCCATGCGTTGTTGCAAATGTATAAACACTGCCATGTATTGCAACTTCGCACGACAACACCAAACTATTAATCATCGTGTGAATAGTATTTAAATCAGTAATAGATTTTTTAATATGCGGAATAGTATTTTCAGATCCAGCATAATATTGCTTCCTTATTTTTTGCATCGGTATTTTAGAGAAAATTGCAACACCAGCCAATCCAGGACTATTCGATACAAGATCATGCGCCATAGGTGAGTAAATACTCTCCATTTGTAATTCTTTTTCAAATATTGCAACATCGGTATCTATAACTTCTTACATGCAAATAACATCAGCGTTTTGTTTTTGCAAAAAAGGAATAACTTTGTCGAAGTGCTTATTGCCTTCGATGTTTATCGAGATGAACTTCATACTCCATTATATATTAGTAAAAATCCATAAACATATTGTCCTGTATTATAAGAGATTTTCATAAAAATCACAACCCAGTGGACCGTACAGGATTCGAACCTGCGACCCCCTCATTGCAAATGAGGTGCTCTACCAACTGAGCTAACGGCCCGACAAGTCCTATTTATATCACAGATTCAATTCAAAACAAAATTATTTCCCCAAAGTTTTAGAAATAAGATTGGAGAGAAATTCCTTAATGTTACTACCAGTCGCTTCCAAAGATTTTATAAAAGAGGAGCGATGAGTGAGTTCTGGCAAGCTGTTGACCTCAAGCACAAACAGGCCGCGCTTTGGATGAAGGATAAAATCTGACCTTGAATAATGCCTGAGACCTAAAATTTTGTGTATAGCAGAAGCGGCTTCTTGAATTTGGGTTTTTTCATTTTCGTTGAAGTTGCCTGGGATTTTGTATTTTGATTCCAAGTTGTTATATTTTGAATCATAGTCGTAAAAAATTTCTTTTTTGTTTTGCTTAATCTGGACCGGTAAAAGAGTGTAAAAATTTTGTCCGCGAAAACTTTCGATAACCCCGCAAGTGACCTCGGTGCCGTCGATAAACTCTTCTACCATAAGTTTTGGTGAATGTTCAAAAGATTTTTTTAGGGCATTTTTGATTTGCCCAGCATTGTCCGCAAAAGAAACACCCAACGAGGAGCCGGAGTTTATAGGTTTTATTACGATAGGGAACGGCAAACTTTCGTTTATTTGACTAACCGCATCGCGACTGGAAGTGTCTACCATTATATGGTGCGGAGTTTTTAGGCCGGCGTGATTGAAAATATTTTTGGACATTACTTTATTCATGCCTAAAGCGGAAGATATGGAATCGGAACCGGTATAGGGAATGCCAAAATTTTCAAGAAATTTTTGAACAGTACCATCTTCTCCATAAAAGCCATGCATAGCATTTACTACAACATCAACTGTTTTTAAAATTGTATATGGATCTTTTTCAAGACCACTACTATGCCAAATACCGTCTTTAGAAACAAAAATATCTAAAGGTTCGTATTCTTCCGGAAGGTTTGCCAGAATAGTGCTTCCGGTTTTCAATGATACTTCATATTCGGGCGAAGGCCCCCCGCGCAAAACTCCCACTCTTGTTTTGTGAGAAAAAGACATGAATCAATTATAACACTAAAAATAAATTACAAAATAGTTCTTGAGCGAGATTCCGGAAGCTGTGAAAAGCTGAGGACAAGGAAATTTTTAGCAAAAAATTTCTGTATCGAGTGAAAGAAGCTATTTTGTGATTTTGAATTTCGGGTATAGAATAGGCGTATGGAAATCGCGCTATATAGAAAATACCGCCCCCAGAGCTTCAAAGAAGTAAAAGGGCAGGACCATATAGTTTCCGTCTTAGAAAACGAGGTTAAAACAGGTAAAATTAACCATGCTTATCTTTTTTCCGGCAGCCGCGGTACAGGCAAGACCACACTAGCTCGTATTTTTGCTAACTCACTCGGTATAAACACTGAAGATATTTACGAAATAGACGGTGCTTCAAATCGCGGCATTGACGAAATAAGAGAGATTAGAGACGCGGTACATACTTACCCTTACTCTTCAAAATATAAAGTCTATATCGTAGACGAAGTGCACATGCTAACCAAAGAAGCTTGGAATGCCTTTCTTAAAACTTTGGAAGAGCCTCCGGAACACGTCATTTTTATTATGGCGACCACAGAACAGCATAAGTTGCCGGATACCGTCATCTCCCGCTGTGAATGTTTTACTTTCAAAAAACCTACGCATGGAACTCTGGTGGAAGCTATCCTCAAAATCGTTAAGGCGGAAAAATATGAAATAGAAAAAAAGTCTGCGTCGCTTATTGCTACTTTAGCTGACGGCTCCTTTCGCGATGCATTTGGAATATTGCAAAAAGCCATGCATTCTTCGAATGACAAAAAACTCTCTCTTGTAGAAATAGAAAATGTGTTGGGAGCTCCCAAAGAATCTTTTGTTTTGGAAGTTTTAGAAAGCATCGCCGAACAAAACACAGAAAAAGGGATTATGGCAGTAAGGAAAGCAAGCGAGGAAAACGCCGATATGCAGGTGTTTCTGAAAATGATTTTACGTTCTTTGCGATTTGTCCTTTTACTTAGGTTTGCCAAAGATTTGAAAAATCTTGTTGTAGACGAAACAGGGGAGGAAGAGTTTGGAAAACTCTTGGAACTTTCAAAGACTGCTAAAAATATAAACTCTAAAACTCTGCTGGCATTTTTGGAAGGCTATTCTCGTCAAACTTACGCTTCCATACCAGAACTCCCAATCGAGCTAGCCATAATTGATAGTATCACTGAAAATAAAATATAGATGATATTAGAACACATTTAGGATATAATCGTTAGGTGATAATCCAATATATATTGGCATATAAGTATCTCATTCTGTTGCCTTTTTCAATCATTGAAGGGCCATTTTTGGCTGTTATTTGTGGATTTTTGGTCACGACTAAAATACTAAATCCTTGGATAGTCCTACCTATAGTCATAGTCGGTGATATTATCGGTGATAGCATACTATATTTTGTCGGGCGGACAGGCAAGAAAGCTTTGCGATTTTTCAGAGTAAAAGAAGAAAGTTTGGAGGAAGCTAAAAAATATTTTGCTGATAATCACAAAAAAGCCTTGATTACGTCCAAACTCATTCACGGCTTAGGATTCACTGGACTCTTGGCCGCCGGAGCAGTGCGTGTACCATATAAAAAATATTTCATAACATGCTCAACTGTTAGCTTGATCCAATCACCTATACTTTTGTTACTTGGTGTTTTATTTGCCGGCGCTTATATGCAAATTGCCAAATATTTGGATTACTATGCCGCCACTAGTAGTGCTATCTTTATCATAATAATAATTTGGCTTTTAATTAGACGAAATAAAAACAAGATAAAATTAAAGGCATGACCGAGGAAAGAAGAAAGCTCAATATTGCTATGATTTGCGACCCGATTGGTATTAACAAAGCTGGCGTAGCTGTTTCAGCTTTGCGATTCGGAAAACTACTGACGGAGCGTGGGCACCATGTTATTTTTGTTGGCGCTCGATCCAAAGAATACAAAGACCATAACTATCACGACGGTATAAAAATTTATCGATATCGCTCTCTCCCCGTACCAAAATCTGGCGGATGGTACTCAGCTTTTCCGACAATTAAAGAATTAAAAAAAGTTTTTAAGAAAGAAAATATTGACATAGCGCATATGTTTTTACCAATGTCGGGCGCTATTGTCGCAATCAAGGCGGCGCAATCACTTAACATAAAAACAGTGGCGCATTCCCATTCACAACCGGAAAATTTATTCATGAGTATGCCGGGATTGATCCGCCCGGCTCTTGGTCATATATGGAATAAATACCTAGCATGGTTTTATAGTAAAGCGGACTCTCTAATATATCCATCAGAGATGGCTCGTAGTTTGCTCAATAAATTAGGCCGCGTCAATCAACCTTCGTCTATTATTAGCAATGGCGTAAACATTGAGAAATTCAGGATCCTTCCCGTGGGTGATTTTCATGAAAGATTTAACATACCGAACGATAAAATAAAACTGTTATTCGTTGGACGATTATTTCCTGAAAAATCAATCGATACTTTAATTAAAGCGATACCGCACATCATAAAAGAATACAAAAATATACACCTTATGATAGTTGGTGCGGGATATTTAAGACCACAATTGGAAAAGTTGGTGTGCAATCTCAAAGTCGATCAATATGTCACATTTTTGGGGCTAATTAGCGAAGAGGATATAATATTGGCTTATAATGCAAGTGATATATTTGTCTTGCCATCCATAGCAGAGCTTGAAGGTATGGCGGTACTAGAAGCCATGGCGTGCGGTAAACCAATAATTATAGCCAACTCAAAAGAAAGCGCTTCCCGATTTTTTGTAGAGGATAACGGATTTTTATTTGAGACTTTAAACCATAAAGATTTGGCTGAGCAGGTGCTAAAGCTTATCACCGATGCTGATTTGCGTCGGAAAATGGGTAAAGTAAGTCTTGAAAAAGTTAAAAATTACGATATAAATAAAAGTGTAGAATTACTGGAAGAAGTTTACTACTCAGCTTTAAAAAATGGTAAATAAAAAATGAAAGAATATTTTTTGAAAGATAGAGAATTATATTATAGGAAAAATGATTTCGTGGAAAACCGTCTTACATTAGTGTTTATCCATGGTGTAGGGGGCAGTTCATCAGCATGGCTTCCTTACGAGAAAAATTTTGAAGATAAATACAATGTCTTAGTTTATGATATTCGCGGTCATGGCAAGTCAAAAAAGTATCCGCGCTATGAGGATTATGAGATTAAAAAGTTCGCTTACGAACTTCATGATTTGGTAATATGCCTCAATATCTCAAAATTTGTCCTTATAAGCAATTCGTTCGGCGGGCTTGTAGCGCTTGAATATATAAAATTATGGAGAGATACCGTAATAGCTAATGTTTTTACTTCGCCAGAGGTTCATCTGGTAGAAGGATTTTTAGCAAAAATTTCAGAGCCTATTTTAAGAATAATAACAGGTATTCTTGATCTTTTGCCGTTTAATCCAAAACCCCGCGGCCATGTTGATTATAATAAACATATAGGTTCAACCGACTGGAATATAAAAAGAAATCTCGCCGATGTGATAAACACAGGACTCCGCACGCACTTTTATACATTAAGACAGTCTTTCGCTTTTGGCCAAGATTATTCCTTAGAAAAAATAAACGTTCCGACACTTATCATGCACGGAGAAAAAGATACGATGGTTCCGTTAAAAAATTCTCTTATAATGTCTGAAAAGATAAAAAATTCTAAATTTATAAGCATTCCCAACATTGACCATAACACCGCCCACAACGCCGTCCTAGAAATATCGGAAGCGATCGAGGAATTTGTCAAAAAATTGATAATAACAAACTAAAAATAGGATTGGTCAAAAACCTATATATCTATTATGATATAATTCATGAAAAATAAAATATCAGAATATAAATTACTTCTTTCAAACAAACAATTCTTAGAATCGGTGATAGTGGCAGTCGTATTCTTAACCATAAGCCTATTCACTAATTACTATGCGGCCACATATGCGACTGAAAACATCAGCAGTTCGGTTACAGACATTGTACTTTCCAATACACGAGTATACGATTTAAATGGCGCGTTTGTTTATGGATCGTTGTTGTTCTTTTTCGTTTCAGTTTTTGCATGTTTAAACAAGCCCAAAAGTATCCCTTTCGTAGTTAAAAGTGTCTCTATTTTTTATGTAATAAGATCTGTTTTTATCACCTTAACTCATCTTGGGCCTTTCCCTTCACAATTGATTATCAATTCTGATATTATAAGTAAAATAACATTTGGCGGCGATTTGTTTTTTTCCGGACATACCGGTTTGCCATTCCTTTTGGCGCTTATCTTTTGGAAGGATAAGATTATCAGAAATATTTTTCTATTCTTTTCCTTATCTTTTGCTATAGTCGTCCTCTTAGCTCATTTGCATTACAGTATAGACGTCCTCTCGGCTTGGTTTATCACTTACTCTATTTATCATATTTCTCTGTTTATTTTCCACAAAGATAAATTGCAATAGAACCCGTAGTGAAAGTAGCCATGGTTGATTTTTTATAGAACTATGATATTATAGTGGATAATGAAAA
>Ga0155366_142_pt1 | contig 3438 bp, 4 predicted proteins | sample RifCSPhighO2_02_FD_106334 | JGI IMG/M metagenome (GOLD analysis project Ga0155366, IMG submission 106334) | Candidatus Zambryskibacteria bacterium RIFCSPHIGHO2_02_FULL_38_22
CGCCAAAAAAATTTTGATTAGTGCGTTTTATTTGATACATTATTTTCATCGGCAATTAATATATCCTTAAATTTTTCAATGTTTTCAAGGATAATACCAGTACCACGGACCACACAAGTTAAAGGATCGTCTGCTATGTAAACCGGCATTTTTATCTCTTCTGAGAGGACCTCTGCAAATCCTTTTATTAAAGCCCCACCACCGGCTAAATAAATGCCGCGATGCATTATGTCTGAAAGTATTTCCGGTGGAGTAATTTCCAAAACTTCCTTAGTAGATTCAACCAATCTTTCTATTGAATGTGAAATTGCATCTCTTATATCGGAATCAGTAACTACCACTTCTCGCGGCAAACCAGTGATAAGATCCCGTCCTCTAGCTTGTGTCTCAAGAGAAATTTTTCCAGGCAAAAGAGAAGTCACTGTTACTTTAATCTCTTCAGCTGTTTTTTCTCCTATTACTATTTTAAATTCATTTCTTATGTAAGAAGAAATATCAGTGTTGAGTTTGTCTCCAGCCACTCGAACATTTTTAGAAGCTACGACACCACCCAGGGATATGACTGCAATGTCAGCGGTGCCTCCACCAATATCGATCACCATATTACCCAAAGGTTCGTTTATCGGTAAGTGCATGCCAATGGCTGCAGCCATTGGTTCTTCGACTATATGGACTTCGCTTGCTCCAGCATTTTTAGTGGCATCTCTGACCGCCCTAGTCTCTACATTGGTAATACCAGAAGGGACTCCAACAACTACTCTCGGTCCCAATATTTTTTTGGATATAGACTGAGCTTTATTCAAAAGATAATGAATCATCTCTTCCGTTACTTCAAAATCAGAGATAACCCCATCGACAATCGGTCGCACCGCTACAATGTGAGGCGGTGTTCGACCGAGCATATTCTTAGCTTCGGTACCAACCGCAACCACTTGATTAGTCTTTTGATTTACAGCGACCACCGATGGTTCGTTTAAGACAATGCCTTTGCCGCGGACATAAACCAACATGTTGGCTGTCCCCAAATCAATACCTATATCATTACGCAAAATATGCTTCCATTGTTCCAGTTTCTCTTTAAACATAGGACCAATCTAGCACAAATTTTAGAGTTCGTCCCGCTTTAATATTTTAAATTTATCTTAAAACAGATTGTCAATTTCACTTTCAGAAATCATTTTTGTCTCACCTGTTTTTCTGTTTTTTAATTCTAATTTTCCGGAATCAATATTTTTTTCACTTACGATAATCTGAATAGGCACTCCCAATAGATCCGCATCGGCAAACTTCTCTCCGGCCCGCAAATCTCGGTCATCGTATAAAACATTTGCTTCGCCGACTTTTTTATAAATCTTTTCCGCCATTTTTTTGACTTCAATTTTATTTGAAGGTAATTCAATAATATGTAATTTAAATGGAGCCACCGACTCGGGCCAAATCAGGCCTTTGTCATCTGCAAAAAGTTCAACAATCGTACCCATCAGGCGTCCTAAGCCTATACCATAAGAACCCATGAAGACCATCTTATCTTCTCCTTTTTCATTCTTATACTTCAAATCAAACGGCTCTGAAAATTTAGTTCCAAGAGTAAAGATATTGCCGACTTCAATCGCCTTCTTTTCAACAAAATCTCCCTTAAGACCTAAATCTTTTTTTAAATCATCTGCCCAAATTTCTTTATTTATAGCTGCATGGTTTGGATCCATTTTTAATCCTCTTTCATAATCATTTTCGTTAATATAAATAGTATCTTCCCCCGCATCACAAACAGTCTGGAATTCATGAGAGAATTTAGAGAAAGTTCCGCCAGACGCATAGGTTATATAAGTCTTATCACCTATGCCAACACGATTAAAAACATTCTTATAAGCTTCAGTGGCTTTAGCGTAAAACTCAAGATGTTCGGGTTCGTTTCTAGAAAACGAATACAAGGCTTTCCAATAAAATTCTCTACCTCTCATAACTCCGGATTTACTCCTTACTTCATTTCTGAAAATCTCTTTAAAATCATAAGGATAAGCCGGTAAGTCTTTATAAGAGCTTACATACTGTCTTAAAATATTTGAATAGGCTTCTTCGTTGGTGAAAGACAGGCCAACTTCTCCGCCATTTTTTAATTTTGTTTTAAACCAGTTATCTACCTCCTTATCATCCCATCTATTCGATTTTTCCCATACTTCTTTATTTTGAAGTATAGATGTCTTCATTTCTATACCTCCGATAGCATCCATTTCCTCTCTTATAATATTTTCAATCTTTTTTATTACGATTAAACCAAGAGGTAAATACGAATATACCCCAGCCATCTCTTTGTGGATATAGCCGGCCCTGATTAAAAGCTTTGCATTTTTTGTAGTCTCATCTGCTGGCGCTTCCCGCCTGGTTTTTGTAAAAAGTTGCGATTGTCTCATTTGATTTAGTGAAATTACCAAGTTTCGAATCTGCTGATTCGCATGTCGCACGATACCTCGATTGGAGTGCGACCCTTTTATAATATCCCAAAATCAATTTTTGGGCAAAAGAAAACCACCCATATTTCAGAGTGGCGGTGGAGAGAGGATTATCGCCATTGTAGGAGAACATCTCCCTGCGTTTTGGCTAACAGCGCACACACAACTAAGCCAGTCAAGGCCAAGATGCGCAGCTTTCTCTGGCCGCAGACCGCAGACAGAAACCCCAACGGCTCCCCTCTCTCCACCTCCGACAGTCTATAATTTTATATATTTTTGTCAAACAAAAAATGGTTTTAAAACAAATTCAAAATGTCGCGATAGGTGATGATGAGCATCAGCGCGATGAGAATGACGAAACCGGTAGTATTTACTACTTGAGCGAATTTTGGGTTTATTTTCTTTTTGGTGATTCCTTCAACAGCGACAAAAAGAATCCTGCCCCCATCAAGTGCCGGAAAAGGTATCAAATTTACGATAGCTAAATTTATTGAAATAAGAGCGGCAAATGTAATGAGATAAGCAAAGCCAAGCCGTGAAGCATCTCCCACCAAACTGATGATTCCTACTGGTCCCGATACTTGAGAAATATCGGCCTTCCCCACAACCGCACTTTTTATGAGGTTTGCTACCCCTAGGATTGTTAGGCGAGTTATCTCAAAAGTTGTTTTACCTCCTTCATAAAGAGCTTTGTGTATCGGTAAAGTTAGTGTCCCTACCATATCCATATCAATACCGATTATTTTTTTGTTTTCGATTATACCTGTCTTTGGTGTGATTTTAAAATCCAAAATTTTGCCACCCCGATCGACTTCCATCGAGAAACTGCCCACAGAATTATTGATAAAATTAGAGACGCTTTCGGAACTTAAATTTCCGATATCATCGCCATTACTATTAAAAATACTTTTTATTTTATCTCCGGTTTTCAAACCAAATTCTCCAGCTCAAGATGTTGGTTTGAAAACCGGAGATAAAATAAAAAGTA